>SAMEA3387487__coassemble_2187_pt1 | contig 16730 bp, 10 predicted proteins | sample SAMEA3387487__metabat2_low_PE_032 | metagenome-assembled genome bin SAMEA3387487 (sample SAMEA3387487) | Felis catus | biome: Faeces | place: United Kingdom | collected 2012
CCGTCGAACCACCAGTGGAGCCGCCCGTCGAACCACCAGTGGAGCCGCCCGTCGAACCACCAGTGGAGCCGCCCGTCGAGCCACCGGTCGTACCGGTGCCGCCGGTGGTGTCGCCGCCCGTGGTCTCGGTGGTCGTGGTCGTCGTGGTAGTCGTTGTGGTGGTTTCCTCTTCGTTCTCGTTCTCGTCCTTGTCGTCGTTCTCCGTCTTCTTGGTGTTGTTGGTACCGTAGAACTTCCAGACGCTGTTGTTCTTGTAGGTGGGCGCCGTTCCGGTCGCAAACTCCTCGCGCTCGGTACCGGTCAGAACGGTGTTCATAAACCGCTTAAAGACAGGCAGGTTGGTGCTGTCACCCAGCAGGTCCGTGCCGTATTTTTGGATGGGGATCTCGCCCGCGGAATAGCCGGTCCACAGGGCGCACGCCAGCTGCGGGGTATAGCCGCAGAACCACAGGTTAGTGGTGTTGTCGGTGGTGCCCGTTTTGCCGGCATAGGGCTGGTTGACGCTCAGGGCGCCAGCAGCACCCGTACCGCCGCCCTGCATGACGCCGGACAGAACATCGGTGACCGCGGCGGCCTCGCCCTCGGTAAGCACCTGTGAGGGATTGTCCGTGTGCTGGTACAGCACCGAACCGGTACGAGAGTCAATCTCGGTGATGGCGATCGGCTGGCGATAGTAGCCGCCGTTGGCAAACGTCGCGTAAGCGGCAGCCATCTCGAGCGGCGAGATCGAGCCGGTGCCGAGGGTCATGACGGGAACGTCCTCGATGTTGTCCTTGGCGGGATCGATGCCGAGCTTTTTGACGAGCGAGATGATCTTGCTGTTGCCGACGGCTTCCGCCACCTGGATGTAACCGGTGTTGGAGGAGTATGCCGTCGCCTGCTTAAGCGTGATGTTGCCATAGCTATGGTTGGCGTAGTTTTGGACCTCGGTCGTGGTGCCCTTGGCCTTGAGCGGCGAGTTGCAGTTGAGGGTGACGTTGGGGTTCATGCCGTTTTGGATGGCAGTTGCCAGCGTAAAGGCCTTAAACGTGGAGCCCACGGGGCGCTTCGCCGTAGCGTGGTTCACATGGTTCTCGTCGGCGTTGTAGTCGTAGCCGCCCACCATGCACTTGATGTAGCCGGTCTTGGGATCGACGACGACCATGCCCATGTCCAGGCCGTCGAGCGAGAGCGTGTCGAGCTGCTCGCGGACGGCATTTTCTGCCACCTGCTGCATCGTGGGGTCGATGGTGGTCTTGACGGTCAGACCGCCCTTAAAGAGCACGTCGGTCGAGAACTCCTGCTCCAGCAGCTGCTTAACATAGGCGACAAAGTAGGGCTGCGAGTATACGTCGACGCCGCTGCCCGAGATTTCGGTCACGTTGAGGGTGATGGGCTCGGCCTGTGCGGCATCGTGCTCCTCCTGCGTAATGTGGCCCAGACGAAACATGTTGTCGAGGACCTTGTTGCGACGGGACAGCGCCAGGTCGGGGTTGACCGTGGGGTCGTACTGCGAGGGCGAGTTGGGAAGGCCGATGAGCAGCGCGGCCTCGCTCAGGGTGAGGTCGGCGGCGCTCTTGGACAGATAGGTCTCGGCTGCGGCCTCGATGCCGTAGGCGCCGTGGCCGTAATAGATGGTGTTGAGGTACATCATGAGGATCTCGTCTTTGGAGTACATGTCCTCCATCTTGACGGCGATGTAGGCCTCGCGCACCTTACGCTCGATGGTCGAGTCGAACTGCTCCTCCTGCAGGATGGTGTTGCGCACCAGCTGCTGGGTGATAGTCGAGGCGCCTTCGTGTCCGCCGCCGAGGGTTGCCACCGCAGCGCGCGCGATGCCCCACAGGTCGATACCGCCGTGCTCGTAGAAGCGCTCGTCCTCGACGTCAACGGTGCCCTGCAGCACGTAGGGGGAGACCTCGTCCTTGGTGATGGACTTGCGGTTTTGCGTGTAGAAGCTCGCAATCTTGTTGCCGTTGCAGTCGACGATCTCGGTGGGCTCGCTCACCAGATACGCGTTGGCGTCGGTGTAGTCGGGCAGATCGGACAGCCAGCGGTTGACGTTGCCGACCATGCCGATGCCAAATGCCACGCCCGCGATAAGCAAAAAGCCCAAAAACGAGAGCAGGATTATGGGCAGAGCATGCGTCTTTGAACGGCTGCGTCCCTGTCGTTGGCGAGGACCCATATATTGACCTCCAGGTATGTCGTGCCGGACGGGGTGGATGTGCCGTCGGGGCAGGATGGACATAAGTTATTACACGATAAACCAAACGGGGCGCGCGAGGCCTCGTGTATGCTGGAAGACGGCATTTTTCAGAGTGAATGCATACCTTGGTAAGGAGTTTGTCGATGGCGATTCGGACGATGGGGCCGAGCGGACAATATGAGACTGGATTGGATGCTGCCGGCACGGCGCTGCCTGAGCTGCTGGCGCCGGCGGGCGGGCTCGACCAGATGCTTGCGGCCATCGCCGCGGGTGCCGATGCTATCTATGCGGGGTTGGGCGGCTTTAACGCCCGTGTGAGCGCCCATGGCTTTACGGATGACGAATTTGCGCGCGGCTGCGCCGTGGCGCATGCCCATGGCGTGCGTGTGTACGTGACGCTCAACGTGTTCGTGTTTGACGATGAGTTGTCCGACGCGGTGGCGTTGGGAGCTCATGCACTGGAGCTGGGCGCCGATGCTCTGATTGTCGCCGATGCCGGGCTGGCTTGTGTACTGCGCACGGCGATTCCCGGGGTCGAGATTCACCTGTCCACGCAGGCGGGCGCTCATAGCGAAAGCGCCGTGCGGCTTGCCGCCGATGAGCTGGGGGTCGAGCGCGTGACGACGGCACGCGAGCTGACGGTCGACGAGATTGCGGCGCTATGTGCCACGGGCGTGCCCATCGAGGTATTCTGCCACGGTGCGATTTGCATCGGCTATTCGGGGGCGTGCGAGTTCTCGGCCCTGCGGCGTGGGCGCTCAGCGATGCGCGGCGACTGCACGCAGCCGTGCCGTCTGGCGTACGACCTGGTGGACGAGGCGGGGCAGAGCGTTGTCGCCGTCGAGGGAGATCGCCTGCTGTGCCCGCGTGACTATCTGGGTATTGCGCATCTGCCCGAGCTTGTAGATGCCGGCGTGGCGTCGCTCAAGATCGAGGGGCGCATGAAGAACCCCGATTACGTATTCAACGTGGTGCGGGTGTGGCGCCGGGCACTCGATATGCTGCGCGACGGCGCGTGGGACCCCGATGCCGTGGAAGAGCTTGAACGCGAGCTGGGGAGGTCGTTTAACCGTGGGTTTACCGATGCGTACCTGCGAGGGCGTTCGGGTGCCGAGCTGATGAGCTTTGAGCGCGCAATTAACCAGGGCGTGCGCGTGGGGCGTTTGGTCGCTGTGGGCCACGAAGAGGTGACCGTTGAGCTCGACGCCGCCGTGGCGGCGGGTGACACGCTCGAGATTCGGTTCTATCCGGGTGTCGACGCGCGTCCCGATGTGCCCAAGCGCTGGCCGCAGGTGCCCTGCCCGGTGGATGCCGCAGCGGGGAAGCGCGTCGTCGTGCATTGTAAGCGTAAAGTGGACGTGGGCTGCGAGGTGTACCTGATTCGCAGCGCCGGCGTGTTGGATCAGACGGCGGCAGTGTTGGAGCGCATGCGGGCCGAGGCGGATGCGATTGCGCCCGTTGCGCGTGCCGTTGAGGTGCTGCCCTTTGAGGGCGTTGCGGTGGATGGCGGTGCGTCGACGGAGTTGGTGGAGTGCGCGGTTCCCACTCGCATGGTTTTTGCTTGGCAGCTGATGGATGCCGACCCGCGCGGAGAACTTGATTTGTCCGACGCCGTTGTGGTGCTTGACGAGGTGTGCCGCACGGGTGACGCTGACTGGACCCGCTCACTGATACAGCGTGCCGGGCGCGTCGTCTGCCGCAACCTGGGACAGGTGGTGATCGCTCGCGAGCTGGGCGTGACGTTTGACGTGGCGGCGCCGGTGTTCTGCGCGAATCGGGCCACGCTTACCTGGCTGCGCGGACTCGGTGCGGGGCGGGTGTGCTTGCCGGCGGAGTTGCTCGGCAATGATGCGGAGCGTATTGCCGAACTGGCCGCTGAACCCGGCGTCTTGGGTTCGGTCGACGCCGACCGTCCCGAGCTCATGGTGTGCGAGCACTGCCTGCTGACTGCCGAGGGCGTCTGCGCCACCGATGCGACGGGACAGGTTCGTTGCCGCGACTGTTTGCGTCGTCGGCAGGTACGCTATCTGGTCGAGCGTGACGGTACACGTCTGCCAGTTGCCATTGACGCATGCGGCAGGACGAGGATTTTCCTGTCGTAGGTGCCGCGTCGCGTCAGTTTGTTATCATAAGAGAGTTTATGGACTTCCAGCACCGCCGTTTTCGGCGAGGGTGCTATAGCAAAAGGAGGATACCCAATGCTGTCTGTTGACGAGCAAATGCGTATCATCACCTCGGGCGCCGCGCAGATCGTTCCCGAGGCCGACCTTCGCAAGAAGCTTGAGAAGGGCGAGCCCCTCAACATCAAGCTCGGCGTCGACCCCACCAGCCCCGACCTGCACCTGGGCCACGCCGTGCCGCTGCGTAAGATGCGTCAGTTCCAGGGCCTGGGCCACAACGTTACCCTCATCATCGGCAACGGCACCGCGCTGATCGGCGACCCCTCGGGCAAGAACTCCACGCGTCCGCAGCTTTCGCAGGAGCAGATCGAGGCCAATGCCGAGACTTATGTGAGCCAGGCCATGAAGATCCTGGATCCCGAGAAGACCACCATCGTGCACAACGGTGACTGGATCCTTTCGATGGACCTGGCCGGCCTGCTGCAGGTATGCTCCAAGTTCACCGTCGCCCGCATCCTTGAGCGCGACGACTTTACTAAGCGCTACCAGTCTCAGACGCCGATCGCCCTGCACGAGTTCCTGTACCCCGTGATGCAGGCCTTCGACTCCGTTCAGATCAAGGCCGACGTGGAGATGGGCGGCACCGACCAGCTCTTCAACCTGCTCGCTGGTCGCGAGCTCATGGAGAAGATGGGCATGGAGCCGCAGATCGCGCTCACCATGCCGCTGCTCGAGGGCACCGACGGCGTGCGCAAGATGTCCAAGTCCTATGGCAACTACATCGGCCTGACCGATGCTCCCAAGGATATGTTCGGCAAGACCATGTCCATCCCCGACGAGATGATCGGCAAGTACTACCGCCTGGCGAGCTCGCTCACCCCGGCCGAGGTCGACAAGATCGACGCCGCCCTGGCCGACGGCTCTGCCGATCCCTATGAGCTCAAGCGCGCTCTGGGTCGCGACCTGTGCGACACCTACCACGGCGCCGGTGCCGGCGACGAGGCTCAGGCCGAGTTCGACCGCGTGTTCAAGGAGGGCCAGCTCGCCGACTTCCCCGAGAAGCACGTTGAGCTGGCCGTCAACGACGAGGGCCAGATTTACCTCGCCGGCCTGCTCAAGGATTTGGGTCTTTCGGCGAGCGCCGGCCAGGCCCGTCGCGACATCGACGGCGGCGGCGTCAAGATCAACGGCAAGGCCGTGGCTCCCAAGAGCTACAACATCGATCCCGGCGCCCTCAAGCTGGGCGACACCCTCTCCGTGGGCAAGCGCAAGGGCTTTAAGTTGATTTAGTTCCGCCGTTCTAACGAACGGCGGACCGGCCGACGCTGCGCGGGCCGCATTTGGACAATCTGACGTTCAACTTCAAGGGCGCGACCAGAAGGTCAGCGCCCTTTCGTTTCACGTCACCTTGTCTCAAATGCGGCCCGCTCGCTGTCGTTGCCAAAACATCGGCGCTTCCGTGGTTGGCACTTGGGGACGTTCCTTTTGTGCCGGCACTTTGGGACACTCCTTGTCATTGGTGCAAAGTAGCCTGCCCCCATTGCGATGAGCAGCGTGTGCCGTTAAGCGGAGAGGCGTATTGTTGACCCATCGTTTGGGCATACAATGGCTATTGGTTTGCTGCGGTGAAGGTCTGTCCGCTCCGCAGCCTTTTTCTACGGTTAAAGGAGTATGTATGTCCGTTGAGGTCATGAGGTCTGTGATCGATGCTGCCGAGGGGCGCGTGCCCGTCGACACGCTGTTTACCAATGCGCAGATTGTCGACGTGTATGGCCAGCGTGTGGCGCCCGGTAGCGTTGCCGTCAAGGACGGTGTGATCGTCGGCGTGCTCTACGATGGTCGCGACGATGTCGCTGGCACCTACGAGTCAACTGAGGTCATCGACTGCCAAGGGCGCTATCTCGCTCCCGGTTTTATTGACGGGCATCTGCATATCGAGTCTTCGAACATCCGCCCTGCCGAGTATGCGCGCATGGCGGCGACGCGCGGTACCACCACCGCTATTGCCGACAGCCACGAGATTGCCAATGTTGCCGGTCTCGACGGCTTGCGCTTTATGATTGAGGACGGCCGCCGCGCACCCATCTCCATCAAGTACATGATGCCCTCGTGCGTACCCGCGCTGCCCGACGAGCAGGCCGGTGCCGTTATTTCGGCTGCCGATATGCAGGCGTTTTTTGCCGAGCATCCAGGCGATGTCTTTGGTCTGGGCGAAATGATGAACCTGCCGGGCGTCTTTATGGCCGACCCCGAGACCTGTGCTCGCATCGATGCTGCCAACCAGACGCCGTCCAAGCAGGTCGACGGTCATGCCCCGCTCGTTGCCGGTAAGGACCTCAACGCCTATGCCGCGGCGGGCATTATCGCCGACCACGAGTCGACGATTCCCGAGGAGGCACTCGACAAGCTGTCCCGCGGCATGTATGTGATGCTGCGTGAGGGCACGTGCAGCCACGACCTGGCCAATTTGTCCCCGATGCTGCTGGAGAATCCTGCCCGCGCCCGCCGCTGCTGCTTTGCGACCGACGACCGCGCTCCCTCCGATGCTCTTTCGACCGGCATGATCGACAATGCCTGCCGCGTGGCCATCGAGGCCGGCGTTGACCCGGTGGTCGCCATCTCCATGGCGTCCCTTTCCACGGCTGAGGCGTTTGGGCTAGATCACGGCTGCCGCGACCCGCACGAGTTGCGCGGTGCGATTGCCCCGGGCAAACGTGCCGACCTGCTGGTGCTCAATGACCTGACGTTTGCCACGGCTCCGCATCGCGTATATGCCGCCGGTGCTCTGGTGGCGCAGGACGGCACCTTTGTGGGCGAGGTCGCACCCGAGACGGCCGAGGTCGCAGCGCTTGCCGATGAGCTGCGTGCTTCCGTTAAGCTGCCGAAGCTTTCGCTTGACGTGTTCGACTATGCCTTTAAGCCGGGCGAGGCCGTTATCGATGTCATCCCGGGTATGGCTATCACGGGTATGGCCCGCCCCGAGAGCGCCGAGGACTTGCGCCGCATTATGCTGATCGAGCGCCATGGCCGCGGCATGTCGCTGCAGGCCGAGGGCGCCGATGGCGACGGCCCCGCTGGCCTGGGACTGGTCGGCAAGCATATCGGTCGCGGCTGGGTGCGCGGTTTCACCATCACGGGCGGTGCCATTGCCTCCACGATCGGCCACGACTCGCACAACGTGTGCGTGGTGGGCGACAATGCGGCGGATATGATGGCTGCCGTTGAGGCCGTGGGCCAGGGCGGTCACGTGCTGGTGCGCAACGGCGAGGTCGTGGCGCGCATTCCGCTGGCGCTCGGTGGTCTTATGAGCGAAGGCACGGCTGAGGACGTTGCCGCACAGCACGACGACTTTATGGTCAAGGCGCGCGCCATGGGTATTGAGCCGCCGCTCGACCCCATCATGGGCATCATCTTCCTGCCCCTGCCGGTCATCCCGACGCTCCGCATTCGCCCCGAGGGCATGTTCGACGTTACAACCTTCACCTACGCCGACTAGTCATCGGGGACGTTCTTAAACGACTAGTCGTTGGGGACATTCTTTGGCGGGCCGCCTGACGTCGCGACCGTGGGGCCTCTGGCATGTGTGAGCTATTTGCCAGGTCCTTGTAACGTTTGCGCCCGCGGAGTCTTATTTGAGCTCCCTTTGGGTACGTTGGAATCGGATACACGTTCGATTCCAACAAGCCCGAAGGGAGCTTTTCTATGTTTAAACTGATTGCATCCGATATGGACGGCACACTGCTTGACGAAAACGGCCAGGTGCCTCCCGAGACCTACGAACTGATTCTGGCGCTACACGACCATGGTGTGCATTTCGCTGCATCGTCAGGTCGTCGCTACGATCGCCTGTGCGAGTTCTTTGCGCCCGTTCGCGACAAGATGGACTTTGTCGCCGCTAACGGCGCCCAGGTCTACGCCGACGGTAAGATGGTAGACCGTGAGGTGTATTCCCACCTGGCGATTCGAAGGCTCGCCCAAGCCGTCAGGACGTTTCCCAATCTGCATCTTGCGCTCTTTGACCGAACCAAGTCCTTCCTGCTCGATGACGAGTGCAAGTTCGTGCGTGAGGTCGATAAGGACCTTCCCAATGCCGAGCGCATTTGGGAGCTGCCCGATCCCAGCGTAAATATCATCAAAGCGAGTATCTTTTGCGACGACAGTGCGGTTATGGACAGCGCGTACGTGCTGCAGCGCGAACTTGGTCAGCTCTTTACTTTTGCGCCTTCGGGCAACGCGTGGATTGATGCCATGCAGCCTGGTGTGTCGAAGGCCTCGGGTATCGCGCAGCTCGCGGAGCATTACGGCATTGGTCGCGACGAGGTCATGGCGTTTGGCGACTCGATGAACGACTACGAGATCATTCGCTTTGTCGGCACGGGCTGCGCGATGGAAAACGCGCGCCCCGCGCTTAAAGCGGTGGCCGATCGCGTCGTAGGCTGCAACCGCGACCACGCCGTTCAGCATGAGCTCCGTCGCGTGCTGGAGAGTCTCTCCTAATCCGGCAGATGGGGACGTTCCTTTTCTGCCGACAGTGGGGGACAATCCTTGCAGCTTTTTGCGAAGAGTGTCCCCAACGACTAGTCGTTTAAGAACGTCCCCAATGACTAGGCGAGGGCGGCCATGAGGGTGCTGGCGACGCCGTCGTGGTCGTTGTCGTATTCGGTAATGGCGTCGGCGGCCTCGCGATCTTCGGGCTCGGCGTTGATCATGGCCATGCCATGGCCCGCTGCCTGCAGCATGGGGATGTCGTTGATGTTGTCGCCGAACGCCCAGGCGTCGGCGAGACGCTCGCCCAGATGCTCACACAGCCACGTGAGGGCCGTCCCCTTGGTGGCGCCCTCACCCATGACCTCGATATTCATGGCGTAAGAACGCGTGACCTCAATGCCTCCGAGCGTGTCGAGCTCTGCTGCGATGGCGTCGCGATCGGCCGGGTCGTGCCAGTACATGGCGATACGTTCGAGCGTCTCGACCTCGTCGATCTTGCTGTCGATATCCATGTCGATCGGCGTTCGTGTGCGCTTGAGCGAAGCCGCGATGTGGGGGTCACCGCCGCAGAACTCATCCAGGCGCCCGTATAGCGAGCGGGGGAGGAAGCACTGTCCATCCGCGAAGATATCGAAGGTCACATCGTGGCCGGCGGCAATGCGATGGATGCGGTGGGCAATGCCGCAATCGAGCGGTCGGCTCAAAATGCGCGTAGCACGTGAGGTGTCGGTGGGCGTACCGTCGTCGAGCCGCCAGACGCTGGCGCCGTTGGCGCAGACCGCGTAGTGCACGGCGGGATGGGCGAGAATGGGCTCAAAGATGCCCGACAGCGGGCGCCCCGTGCAGGGAACAAACTCGATGCCACGACGTGCGAGCTCGTCGAGCATTGCCCAAGTGGCGTCGCTCATCTGCTTATCGCTCGTCAGCAGCGTCCCATCCATATCGGAAAACACAATCATTCGTTGCGATCCTTTCTACTGGCATAAAAAGCGTGGCCGAGGGCTTGGGTCCCTGGCCACGCTCGAGTTCTATAACGGTCCGCGTCCTAGCGGTCAGCGAGCGGCTTGTACTCCAGCGGCTCGATCACCGGACGATAGGCCGGGCGAATAATACGGTGCGCGCAGAAGAGCTCTTCCATGCGGTGCGCAGACCAGCCGGCCATGCGGGCGACGGCGAACAGCGGCGTAAAGAGCGTCTCGGGCACGCCGAGCATCTTGTAGATAAAGCCCGTGTACAGGTCGATGTTGGCACAGATGGGCTTGGTCATGCCGTGATCGCGCATCACTTGCGGGGCCAGGCGCTCGATGCGCTCGATGAGCGCGAACTCCTCGCCCAGGTCCTTCTTGGCGGCAAGCGTGCGCGCGTAACGACGGCACACCTCGGCACGCGGGTCGCTCAGCGTGTAGACGGCGTGGCCCATGCCGTAGATGAGACCCGTGCCGTCGAAGGCCTGCTTGTCGAGGATCTTGCCCAGGTAGGCCGCGACCTCGTCCTCGTCCTCCCAATTGGAGACATGCGCACGGATGTCCTCGTGCATGGACACGACCTTGGCGTTGGCGCCGCCGTGGCGCGGGCCCTTGAGCGAGCCGATAGCCGCGGCGTAGGCGGAATACGGGTCGGTGGCCGAGGAGGACAGCACGCGGCAGGCGAACGTGGAGTTGTTGCCGCCGCCGTGTTCGGCATGCAGCATAAGCATCACGTCGAGCAGCATGGCCTCATCGCGGGTGAATGCCATGCCGCCGCGTAGGACCTGTAGGATGGTCTCTGCGGTGGAGAGACCGGGCGTGGGGTGCGGCACGTGAACCTCGGAGCCGCGGCGCTTGGCGACCGAGGCCATATGCGCGAAGGCGGCGATGCGGGGGAGACGGGCGAGCATGGAGATGGCGACGTCGATTTCGTGCTCGGGTGTAATGGCGTCGGGCTCGGCGTCGAAGGCGTAGAGCAGCAGCACGGCGCGCTGAAGCACATTCATGATGCTCGACGACACCGTGGTCATGGGGAACTCACGGACGTATTCGTCGCTCAGGTGCCTAAAAGCACCCAGGCGTCCGCAAAAACCGTCGAGTTCCTCTTTGGTGGGCAGCGAGCCCGTGATGAGCAGATAGGCGACCTCTTCGTAGCCGTAGCGGTTCTCGGCCTGGGCGTTGTTGACCAGATCCTCGATGCTGTAGCCACGAAGCGTGAGCTTGCCCTGATCGGGCACGACTTTGCCGTCGACCTTGTTGTAGCCGTGCACGTCCGAGATGCGGGTAAGGCCCGCGACCACGCCCGAGCCGTCGGCATTGCGCAGACCGCGCTTGACGTTGTGCTCTACAAACAGGTCCTCGTCGTACGGGGCGGTCGGCAGGCCGTGGTAGAGGTTTTCGCTTTCGGGCGAAATCTGACGGCTTGCTTCGTAATCCAGAACCAGTCGGCTCAAGTGGTCATCGAAGCGGTAATAGATTTTCTTGGCGTCGTAGGCCATGCGCGCTCCTCTCCGGGCCGCATCGGGGTGGCTTGCATGGGCATGCGCGCGTCAGGCTATCCCCAGCGGCTTGTTCGCTACAGGCGGTACATAAAGTTAAAGACGTCCTCGCGCTGGATGGACACGTTGACGCCCGAAAGCTCGCCGGCCTCGGCCAGGGCCTTCTGCAGCTCAGCGAAGTCGAGCTTGGACTCGGCGGTATCGGCCAGCATGGTCATGGTGAAGATGTCCTCGATAATGGACTGCGTGATGTCGCGGATGTCGACGTTGGCCTCGCCCAGGACGCGGGTGACGCCGGCGACGATGCCGGGGCGGTTCTTGCCAAGGACGGTGATGACGATACGGGAGGACGAGATCTCGGCCATGGGAAACCCTTTCGCGTGATTGCGGCGCGCGCGGGGCGCTCCGCTACGGTACAGTGTTCATCATTGTACCTGTCTGGCGCCAAAAGGGGTGTGCTTACTGCAGCGTTACACGTCTGCAACATGGGAGAAGGGGCAACAGGGTGCGTGTCCGCTGCGGTTGGCCACGCCGTGTTGCACAAAGACCGTGAACCTTTTGTGGGACGCGCGGCGCCGTGGTATCATAGCCGAGTTTGTTGTCTTGGTCGGAAACCAAGACGCCTTATGCGCTGATCGGTAACCAGCGCCTGACCAATAAGGAGTCCTACCATGAAGCAGGGTATCCATCCCCAGTATGTCGAGTGCACGGTGACGTGCTCCTGCGGCAACACCTTCAAGACGCACGCTACCGTGTCCGAGATGAAGGTCGAGCTTTGCAACGAGTGCCACCCGTTCTACACCGGCCAGCAGAAGTTCGTCGACACCGGTGGACGCGTCCAGCGCTTCGCCGACAAGTTCGGTGGCGCCGCTGCCGCCCAGCTCAAGAAGGCCGAGGAGGCCAAGGCTGCCAAGGCCGCCAAGGCTGCTGAGGCCGAGGCTGCTCGCAAGGCCGCCGCTGAGGCTAAGGCCGCCGAGAAGGCTAAGCGTGCTGCTAAGTTTGCCGAGGAGGCTGCCAAGCAGGCCGCCGAGGCTCCCGCAGAGGCTCCCGTCGAGGAGGCCGCTGCCGAGGCCGAGACCACCGAGGCTGCTGAGTAAATAGCTCGCCGCGGAATCGCTCGCATTCATGGCATAAGGGCCGTGCATCCGTTTGGGTGCGCGGCCCTTTTCTTTTTATTGGTGCAAACCAACCTGCCCCCATTGCACCAAATGGCAGAGAGGCAGCGTTTGCCCAGATAAAACCTGCCAAAATTAACCTGTCCCATTGTGGCAGGTTGGTCGTAGTTATTACGTGGCGGTCGAGGTCGACCGTATAGGCCGCGCCTTGTTTGGCTAAAGTACAATCATCTGTGTTTAACTCGTCCGCAGCTGCACGGCGTGGGCGATGGCCAAAAAGGAAAACCACATGGGATTCATGTCAAAGCTGCTGTCCTTTGGATCCGATAAGGACCTTAAGCGCTACTACAAGATCGTCGACCAGATCAACGGTCTTGAGCCCCAGTTTGAGAAGATGACCGAGGAGGAGCTCCGCGGCCAGACCGATAAGTTCCGCGAGCGTTACGCCAACGGTGAGTCGCTCGACGACATGCTTCCCGAGGCCTTTGCCACCGTGCGCGAGGCTTCCAAGCGCACCATGGGTATGCGCCACTTTGACGTGCAGCTCATTGGCGCCATGGCACTGCACGAGGGCCGCATTGCCGAGATGAAGACTGGCGAAGGTAAGACCCTCGTCTCCACCTTGGCCGGCTATCTCAACGCTATTGCCGGCAAAGGCGTGCATGTCGTTACCGTCAACGATTACCTGGCAAAGCGCGACTCCGAGTGGATGGGCCGCATCTACAAGTACCTGGGCATGACCGTCGGTCTGCTCCAGAACAACATGCCGCTCGAGCTCAAGCGTCCGGCCTACCAAGCAGACGTCACCTACGGCACCAACTCCGAGTTCGGTTTCGACTACCTGCGCGACAACATGGTCACCCGTCCCGAGCAGCGCGTGCAGCGCGGTCACAACTACGCCATCGTCGACGAGGTCGACTCCATCCTGATCGATGAGGCCAGGACGCCGCTCATTATCTCGGGCGCCGGCACTAAGTCCGCCAGCACCTACAAGGACTTCGCGCGCGCCGTGCGTGGCCTTGAGCGCGGCGAGGACGTGTCGCACGACATGCTCACCGCCACCGAGGACGTGGAGCCCACGGGCGACTACGTCATGGACGAGGCCAAGCACACCATTGCCGCCACCGAGCGCGGTCTTAAGAAGATCGAGCGCCGCTTGGGTATCGATGACATCTATGCCGATCTCTCCGGCCAGCTGGTCAACCACCTGCAGCAGGCGCTGAAGGCCCAGTACATGTTCCACCGCGACAAGCAGTACGTGGTCACCAACGGCGAGGTCAAGATCGTCGACGAGTTCACCGGCCGCATTATGGAAGGCCGCCGTTACTCCGAGGGCCTGCACCAGGCCATCGAGGCCAAAGAGGGCGTGCTCGTACGCGAGGAGAACCAGACCCTGGCTACCATCACCCTGCAGAACTACTTCCGCCTGTATGACAAGCTCTCCGGCATGACCGGTACGGCACTTACCGAGGATGCCGAGTTCCGCGAGATCTACAAGCTGCCCGTCGAGGTCATCCCCTCCAACAAGCCCGTGCAGCGCGTGGACCACGAGGACCTGGTGTACCGCACCATTCAGGCTAAATACAACGCCGTTGCCGACGACGTTGAGCGTCGTCACGCCAAGGGCCAACCGGTCCTGGTAGGCACCGTCTCCATCGAGAACTCCGAGAAGCTGTCCGCCGCCCTTACCAAGCGCGGCATCGCACACGAGGTCCTCAACGCCAAGCACCATGAACGCGAGGCCCACATCGTGGCCCAGGCAGGACGCTACGGCGCCGTGACCATTGCCACCAACATGGCCGGTCGTGGTACCGACATCTTGCTGGGCGGCAACCCCGACGAGCTGGTACGCGAGCGCCTGGAGTACGAGGGCCTGACCATGGAGGATGTGACGCCCGAGCAGCTCGAGCAGTTTAACGCCGAGGCCAAGGAGACTTGCAAGGCCGAGCGCGAGCGCGTGCTTGCCGCCGGCGGCCTGACCGTCATCGGCACCGAGCGCCATGAGTCCCGTCGTATCGACAACCAGCTGCGCGGCCGTTCCGGCCGTCAGGGCGATCCGGGCGAGACCCAGTTCTACCTGTCGCTCGAGGACGACCTCATGCGCCTGTTCGGCGGCGACAAGATGGACCGCGTCTCCAAGATGATGGTCACGGCCGACATGGGCGACGACATGCCCATCCAGCACAAGATCATCTCCAAGGCCGTCGAGAGCGCCCAGCACAAGGTCGAGAGCATCAACTTCTCCATGCGTAAGAGCGTCCTTGAGTACGACGACGTCATGAACAAACAGCGCCAGGTCATCTACGCCGAGCGCAATAAGATTCTGGACGGCAAGGACCTGACCGACCACATCACCGAGGTCATGCACGACACCGTGTACCGCTGCGTGCAGGAGTTCTGCACCAAGGACAGTCACGATGGCGAGCGTGACCTGGAGGGCCTGCGCAAGTGGGTTGTGGAGCTCACCGGCCACATCGATACACCGAAGTTCCCCGACGAGGATTATGAGGCCCTGGCCGCCGATGTCCTGGCTTACGTAGAGAAGTGCTACAACATGAAGGCCGAGCGCTTGGGTGAGGACCTGATGCGCGAGCTCAACACCCAGGTCATGCTGCGCGTCATCGATACCCGCTGGATGAACTACCTGCAGGAGATGGACTACCTCAAGACCGGCATCGGCCTGCGCGGCTTTGGCCAGCGCGACCCGCTGGTTGAGTACAAGACCGAGGCCTACGGCGCGTTCCAGATACTCGTCGATACCATGTACGAGGATTACCTGCGCACGGTTCTGCGTATCGAGATCAAGGCTGCCCCGCGTGCCGTGGAGCACAAGGAGGACCCAGCACTCGAGGGCGCGCGCTTCTCGGGTCCTGCCGAGGTCGATGGTGACAACGGCGACTCGGTGCTGCGCAAGCAGGCGCAGGTGCAGGCCCGCACGACTGTCCAGGGTGGTCCGGCTGCCGTCAACAACGGTGGCAAGGTGACCACCTATCGCAAGTCCGAGAGCGACGATCCGTACGTCAACGTGGGCCGCAACGACCCGTGCCCCTGCGGTAGCGGCAAGAAGTTTAAGTACTGCCACGGCAGGAATCGTTAATGGCTGAGGCTTTAGAGGTAACGCCCGCCGAGCTGGACGCGTTTGCGGACCGGCTCGGCGAGGTCGAGTCGTATCTCCATTTGGACGAAAAGCGCACGCGCGTGACCGAGCTCGAGGCCAAAAGTGTTGCCCCTGGCTTTTGGGATGACGCCGACGCCGCCCGTGCCACCATGGAGGAGATCGCGCGTACCAAGGAAGATATCGCTGCCGTGGACACCGCGCGCGGCGAGCTTTCCGATGCCCGCGCCGCGCTGGAGCTTGCCGAGGAGATGGGGGATGACCCCGACGCCGTCGCCCTTCGCGAGGAGGCTACAGCCACGGCTGAGCGCCTGGCCCGTGCCATCGATGAGCTTGAGCTTTCGAGCTGGTTTACCGGTGAGTTCGATCACGGCGATGCCATTGTGACCATCAAGCCCGGACAGGGTGGTCTGGAGGCCCAGGACTGGACCTTCATGCTCTTTAAGATGTACATGAAGTACTGCCAGCGTCGCGGCTGGAAGGTCACCATCAACGACTGTCCCGCGGCGGAGGTTATCGGCATCGACCGCGCGACCTTTACCGTCGAGGGCAAGGACGCATTTGGCATGCTGCGCGCCGAGGCCGGCGTCCACCGCTTGGTTCGCATTAGCCCCACCGACGACAAGAAGCGCCGCCAGACCACGTTTGCCGGCGTCGAGATCATCCCCGTGCTACCCGATGATATCGACATCGAAATCAGTCCCGATGACATCCGCGTGGACGTGTACCACGCGAGTGGCCCGGGCGGTCAGGGCGTTAACACCACCGACTCCGCCGTGCGCGTGACGCATTTTCCCAGCGGCATTGTGGTCACCTGCCAAAACGAGCGCAGCCAGATCCAGAACAAGGCCGCGTGCATGCAGATCCTCAAGGCTCGATTGTACGAGATTGAGCTCGAGAAGCGCGCCGAGGCGCTCGATGAGATCCGCGGACCCAAGACCACGATTGGTTTTGGCAACCAGATTCGCAGCTACGTGCTCTACCCGTACCAGATGGTCAAGGACCTACGCACGGGCGTGGAGACCAGCAACGTCGAGGCAGTTCTTGACGATGGCGACCTGGACCCGTTTGTTATTGGCTACCATCGCTGGGCCACCGGCAACGCCGATGCGGAAGGCTCGGAGGTCTAAAACATCGGGCGGCTTCAAGCCGATGCCAAGCCCAACGGTTGGACGGGTTTGTATCCGGCGAATCCTCAGAGCAAGTGCAACGACTGGTGGTGGTAGACCTCCCAGGGGCA